>OBGP01000001.1_pt1 | contig 42958 bp, 51 predicted proteins | sample 1479951 | NCBI WGS metagenome assembly OBGP01 (sample SAMN02324088, study PRJEB22366) | soil metagenome | biome: mixedwood plains | place: Canada | collected 2009-09 | reverse complement strand
GCTCCGGCTCCGGCTCCGGCTCCGGCTCCGGCTCCGGCTCCGGCTCCGGCTCCGGCTCCGGGATCCGCAATCCTAGCTTGGTCCGCGCCGAGTGGTGCTTCGGCTTCTGCGTACCGGGTGTACTACGGGACGTCTTCCGGAAGCTACGCTCAGCAACGTGGGGCCGGACTGTCGGCCGGAACGGCCACTACCTTCTCTGTCACTGGTTTGCAGTCCGGTCGTACCTACTACTTCGTGGTTACTGCGGTGGACCAAGTCGGGAACGAGAGCGCCTTCTCCAACGAGGCAGCGAAGTACCTTCCATGAGTGCGTGTTTTGGACAGCCGCAGCCGGCGAATTCGAGCTCGCGCACATGCAGTATCCCGCCTGGCGCTACCAGCCTGTCGGACAACCAGCCAACTATCCCGACGCCACCAAACATGAAATTCTTCATTCAATCATCGATCGGTGGTGCCATGCGCTGCCTACTTGCGGCAATGCTAGTTTTTGCGACGCTGAGCGCAGAGGCGGCCGTCCGCTATGTCCGCTCAGGAGCGACGGGTAGCGGTAGTGGCGCCGATTGGACCAACGCGTATCCGGCACTGCCCGGCTCCTTGATACGCGGTGATACCTACTATGTTGCCGATGGCCAATATGGCTCCTACACTTTCGATGACGCAACTTCCGGGACGACGCCGATCACGATCAAGAAGGCCACCGCGAGCGACCACGGTACCGAAGTTGGCTGGCAGTCCGGTTATGGTGATGGACAGGCAGTGTTCTCCGGGCTGACGTTCACCACCAGCTTCTACACCCTGAACGGGCAGACGCGGAACAATGCGGACTGGACCTCCGAGGGTGCTTACGGCATCGACATCAATGGCCAGATCTTGATCGACGCAGCTGGGGTCAACGGCATCAGAATCAGCCATTTCTCCGTCGGCGGGACGGTCGGCGCGGTGTGGCCCAACGTACCGATCTTCGCCATCAAGATGACTGTGGCGAGTAGTCCCAGTCGACGAGACATTTACTTCGGCAGTTGCTTCATGCACAACGCCGAGGTCCTCATCCACAGTCGGAACAACGACAATGTCACGATCGATCAGTGCCAGATGGGGCCATCGTTCGGCAAGGAGGCCATCTCCCACCAGACCGGCAATGGATGGGTGATTCGCAACAACCGTTTCATTGATTCGTGCGTGCTGCCCGCCAATGAAGGGTGTACGGCTGTTATTGGCATGTTTAACTACACGGGCGGCGGCGACCCCTCGGGCTGCCAGTGCGACAACATGCTGATTTACGGCAACGTGTTCGCCGAGACCGGCAAGTACCAAGCTGTGAAGGCGGATGCCGTCATCATCCTCAATGCCACCAACAACTCGAAGTTCTACAACAACAACATCGTTCGTCACCAGGGAACTCAGAGCGGTGCCATCAGGCTCATCAACGGGAACGGAAACGAGATTAAGAACAACCTCTGGTACTGGGTCGGAGACTACGACGGCTCCTCAGGTGGAGTTCTAGCTGCCACAGCGAACAGCGTGCAGAACAACTGGTGCTTCTACGCGAACCCGAAGCCGGCGCGCGCCGGGTATGACTGTTCGGCGATCGGCGGCACTCGCTACCTGGGCACTGAGAATCCGTTTGTCAACGAGGCCGCGGGCGACTACTCGCTGAAAGCTAACTTCTCGGGCGTTTCACCGAGAAATCTGGGACTTGATCTCGGGGCGCCGTTCAATATTGACATGAATGGCAGGGCGAGAGGTGCCGACGGCGGATGGGACATCGGCGCGCTCGAGCTCGACGGGAGTGGAGCGGGAGGGGTGGTCAACGTTCCCGCGCCCACCGGGCTTCGAGTCGTCAACTAGGTGCGCGGACGGCGAGTGTGGTCCCGGTAGGTGCTCCTGGAGACGTTGTCTCCAGACTTTTGGGAGGTCTAGGTGCGACGATTCTTAAGACTGTTGACTATCGCGTCGCTGCTTGTGCTGGCAAGCGGGGTGCACGCCGCAACGTACTACGTCGACTTCAGCGATGGAGCGGATGGCAACGCGGGGACGTCGCCAGTCCATGCCTGGAAGCGATCCCCAGGCGATCCCGAAGCGACCGGGGTTGCGGCTGCGACCTCGCTTGCCCCAGGCGACCGTGTCCTGTTTCGTGGTGGGGTCGTCTACCGCGGGCGCGTGGTAGTTGCGAAGAGCGGCAGCGCAAGCTCGCCCATCACGTTCAGTGGCGATGAATGGGGTGACGCCAAGGCCGTGATCGACGGCAGTGATCCCTTTCGCCCATCCTGGACCGTCTGTTCGTCTGCGGCCGCCTGCGGTGGGAACTCGAACTACCAGCGGATCTATCTCGCACCAGCCCCCGCCGGGTACGCGGGCTTCCAGACTGCTCTCTTTGAGAACGGCTCGTTCCTCTGGTACTCGCAGGGACCGAACGCGACCGATCCATTCCATCACGATGAGATTGGAGGCTTCTACCCGGTTCCGAACCCGAGCAGCACGGTCGTCCAGACGCAGACCTCGATCACCGACGCCGGCGTTCTCAGGCAGGCTTCCCCCTCCGCTTGGTCTGGGGCATGGGTTGCCGGCTGGGTGACGGGCAATGCCGTCGAACTCCGTGAGGTCACCGGGTTCGATCCGCCGACGCACACTCTCTCTCATCAGTCGTTCAGCAGCCCACCGTACAAGGACCGGACTGGGCGCTACGCTCTATTCAACCACGTGTCGTTGATCGATCGTCCGGGCGAATACGCGTTTGATCCCGTCTCAAGGATCATCTACTTGATGACCGCCAATGGCGAGCACCCGGGCGGAAACGCCTATACCCGCACGATGCGGGAAACGGCGTTCCTGGCGCCATCCGCGGCGAGCCATATTGTGATCGAAGGGTTCGCGATCAGGCATTTCACCTACGGCATCCAATGGGGCAGTTCGTCTGCCACCAACGTCACGGTCCGACGCAATGACATTTCGTCGATGCGTGCACACGACAAGTACGCGATTCTGATGAACGCGGCCAATTCAATGGTGGAGGGCAACACCATCGTCGACGCGAACCGCGCGGTCGGTATTCTCTCGTCAGCGAATAACATCACGATCCGAAACAACTTCCTTCAGCGAACATCAAGGCAGGGTATCTGGCTGATGGGCGCCAGCAACAGCACTGTCGTTGGCAACACGGTTGCTGACGTCTCGGGCAGTCACGCCAACGGAATCAGCGTCTATGCCGGGAGCAGCAACATCAGGGTCTCGGGCAATCGTGTGATCCGCTCGAGCAGTGCCATCACCTTCGAACGCAGCGCAGACCTGCATTTCGAGAACAACGTCGTTGCGCCGGACGGTCAGATCTCTGATTGGTCGGCGATGACCGGGCAAGTCGTCTTCCTCAACAATACCTTCCCCGGTTCGACCCTCTATCTCGCCAGCGCGCCGTCCTACACCTTTCGGAACAACATCCTTCGCAGTGCTCCTGCCAAGGGAACTCGAAGTCACAACATCTACACCGCTGCGAGCTCCGGCCTGCAGCTCGGCGAAATGGTGGTGACCGATATCAACGGCCTCTTCGCGGACGCGGCGGGGCTCGACTACTCGCCTCGCCTAGGGAGTCGAGCGATCGATGCCGGCGTGAAGGTGGACGTGCTCGCCGACATCGACGGCAACCCTCGTCCGACCGGAGCCGCATGGGACATCGGCGCTCACGAATACGCCGGCCCGACGCTCAAGCTGTTGCCGCCGACCAATCTTCGAGCATTGCCATAACGGCTGGCGGATCCTCTGTTCGTGGTGCAGGGTCGAACCAGGGTTGGAGCGAAACCTGGCGTGGTTCCAGAGTGATTCTTGCAGTATCCGATCAAAGACCCGATCGCGCCATCAGCCGCAGGCGTTGCACGCCGATAAGTCCCGTATCTTCTTGATGGTGGTGCTCATGGTGGTGACTCTTGCTTTGGCTCCTCCGCTGCTGGCCATCGCGCTCTGTAGGCTGTCCTAGTCAAGACTTGATTTGACAGACGAGCCGCCTCAGGCGGCCACCTCGGTTGTGTCGTATGCGGGCTGCATCCTATCAAAGTGCCTTGGGCGACCTGAACCGCCCCCGGATTTGAGGAGGCTCCAACCCTTGAGAAGATGGAGCCATGAACAAGTCGAACAAGTTTTCGCCTGAGGTCCGTGAGCGGGCAGTGCGTATGGTGCAAGAGCACCGCGGGGCGTACCCGTCGCTCTGGGCAGCCGTCGAGTCGATCGCGCCGAAGATTGGCTGCATGCCGCAGACCTTGCTGAAATGGGTCAAGCGTCAAGAAGTTGACAGCGGCGTACGTGATGGCGTGACCACGGCAGAGGCACAACGCGTCAAGGAGTTGGAACGCGAGGTCAAGGAACTGCGGCGGGCCAACGAGATCCTTAAGTTGGCGAGTGCGTTTTTCGCCCAGGCGGAGTTCGACCGCCGACTCAAGTCCTGATGGGCTTCATCGACAAGCACCGCGGCACCCACGAGGTCGAGCCGATCTGCAAGGTGCTGCAGGTCGCCCCGTCAGGGTATCGACGACATGCCGCGCTTCGGCGCGATCCGCAACGGCGTTGCGCTCGGGTGCACCGCGATGAGGTGCTGGCACCGCAGATCAAGCGCGTCTGGCACGCCAACATGCAGGTCTACGGTGCTGACAAGGTCTGGCGGCAACTGAGGAGTGAAGGCACGACCGTAGCGCGCTGCACCGTCGAGAGATTGATGCGTTGGCAAGGGCTGCGCGGTGTGATACGTGGCAAGGTGATGCGAACGACGATCAGCGACAGCAAGGCGCCGTGCCCGCTGGACAAGGTCAATCGGTAGTTCCGGCCCGAGCGACCAAACCAGCTCTGGGTCTCGGACTTCACGTATGTCTCGACGTGGCAGGGCTGGTTGTATGTAGCCTTCGTGATCGACGTGTTCGCGCGGCGCATCGTGGGCTGGCAGGTGAGCAGTTCGATGCGAGCGGACTTCGTTAACGTGTACTAGCCACGACTTGGTCTGACATATCCTACCTCTTGGAGGTTTGAAAGGAGAGTCAGATGACCCAGGACAGAAGATCATTCGCAAAAGCTCGGACTGCTCAAGCTGGCGCAGACGCTGGGCAGTGTGTCTGATGCGTGCAAGGTGCTCGGCTTCAGCCGAGACAGCTTCTACCGCTTCAAGGAGCTTCATGAGACCGGTGGCGAGGCGGCCTTGGCCGAGATTTCGCGCAAGAAGCCCAACTTCAAGAACCGCGCCGACCCGAAGGTCGAACGGGCCGTGGTCGAGTTCGCGATCGAGCAGCCGGCCTACGGCCAGCTTCGCGTGGCCAACGAGGTCAAGAAGCGAGGTTTGTCCGTGTCACCCGCGGGCGTGCGCACCATCTGGCTGCGTCATGACCTGCAGACCTTCCAGCAGCGGCTGAAGGCGCTCTCGGCCAAGGTGGCCCAAGAAGGCCTGATCCTCACCGAGGACCAGGTCAGAGCGCTCGAGAAGGCGCGGCAGGACAAGGAGGCGCACGGCGAGATCGAGACCGAGCACCCTGGTTACCTCGGCGCGCAGGACACCTACTATGTGGGCAACCTGAAGGGCGTCGGGCGCATCTACCAGCAGACCTTCATCGACACCTACAGCAAAGTTCGCCCTTGCCAAGCTGTACGACCGCAAGCACGCGATCACGGCAGCCGACATGCTCAATGACCGGGTGCTGCCGTTCTTCGAGGAGCACGGCGTGCCGCTGCTCAGAATCCTGACCGATCGTGGAACGGAAGTAATAGTCCGACGATGGCCATCCTTGCCTGAGGCGCGGACTGAGGGAAGCATCTGACCCGACGCGCATACCCGCTTGGAGGTGTGCGCTAAGCGGAGATGGTGCACACCATGAAGAGTGAAGGAGAGCCCGGGAAGCGGTGCCGGCGACAGCATGACCGGGCGTTCAAGGCAGAGCTTGTGCGGCAGAGCTTGGAGCCCGGCGCGTCTGTGTCGGCGATCTCGCTGCGCAACAACATGAACGCCAACATCCTGTTCAAGTGGCGCAGGGAGCACCTTCGAGCTGTTGGTCAGCGCGCGGCGCCGACCGTGTTGCTGCCGGTGGAGGTTGCGCCGAAGACAGAGGTCGTCACGATGCCCGGGCCGATCGTGCCGACCACGCCGGCACCAAAGCCGGCACCGCGCAACGGCGTCATCGAGTTGGAGATTGCCGGCGTGCAACTGCGCGTGCGCGGACAGGTCTACGAGACAAGCCTGTGCAGCGTTCTGCGCGCGCTGCGCCAAGCGCGATGATCGGCCCTCGCGCTGGTACCCACGTCTGGCTGGCCGCCGGCGTCACCGACATGCGCTGCGGCATCGACTCGCTGGCGGCCAAGGTGCAGACCGTGCTGGCATCGGATCCATATGCCGGCCACGTGTTCGCCTTCCGCGGACGCCGCGGCGACTCGATCAAGCTGCTGTGGAGCGACGGCGACGGCATGTGCCTGCTGACCAAACGCTTGGAGCGGGGCCGCTTCGTCTGGCCGCAGGCCGACAGCGGCAGCGTGTCGTTGAGCGTCGCGCAGCTGTCAATGCTGCTCGAGGGCATCGACTGGCGCAGGCCCGAGCGCACCTGGCAGCCGCGCGCTGCGGCCTGAACCGACGCTGCAAGCTCGGTCCATCAGGTTGACGGGGCATGCCCCGTTGTGAAGGTTGCGGTGCGCGCGCACAGTCGCGGTCCATGACCTTGGACGAAGCCCTGCATCGCAACGCCGAACTCGGTACCCGGGTGCAGCGCTTCGAAGAAGAGCTCAAGGTCGCACAGCTGACGATCGAGAAGCTCAAGGTCGAGGTCGCGTACCTGCGTCGCATGAAGTACGGCCGCTCCAGCGAGCGACTCGAGCACGTCCAACTCGAACTGGTCGGTGGCCAAGTAGCGCCAACCATAGAGGCCGAGAAGGCCGTTGCGGACAGGGGCAACGTCGCATCGCTGGATGAGCATCGCAAGCGGGCGTACCGGCCGCGGCCGAACCTGCGTGACTTGCCGGAGCACCTGCCGCGGCGCACCGTCATGCACTTCCCGGCGGGGCATCAAGCCGGCTGCGGCTGCCCGGCCTGCGGCCTGGCGCTGTGCGAGATCGGCCAAGACGTCAGCGAGGTGCTCGACTACGAACCCGGCAGCTTCCACGTGGTGCGGCACGTGCGCCCGAAGCTGGCCTGCAGCGGCTGCAAGGACATCTTGCAGGCCGCAGCGCCGAGTCGGCCGATTGACCGCGTGATGGCCGGCGCCGGTATGCTGGCCCACGTGCTCGTCAGCAAATACTGCGACCACACCCCGCTATACCGCCAGACTCAGATCTACGCGCGCGCCGGCTTGAAGCTGCACCGCTCGACGCTGACCGACTGGGTTGCCCAGGCGGCGCACCTGTTGAGGCCACTGGCCGAGGCCATCGGCCGCTACGTGCTGGAGGCCTACAAAGTTCACGGCGACGACACGCCCATCCGCGCGCTCGGCGGCAAGGACGGGAAGGTGCACACCGGCCGGCTATGGGTCTACGTTCGCGACGACCGTCCGAGCGGCTGCAGGGCGGCGCCTGCGGTGTGGTTCCAGTACTCGGTCGATCGCAAGGGCGATCATCCCGCCAAACACTTGAAGCACTTCAGCGGAGTGCTGCAGGCCGACGCGTTCGCCGGCTACAACGCCCTGTACGACGCGGACCGCGAGGGTGGTCGCATCATCGAAGCGGGATGCTGGAGCCACGCACGGCGCAAGGTGTGGGATATACACGTGCGACAGCACAAGCTTGCCGGCACGCTGGCGCACCAGGCGCTGGAGCGCATGGGCAAGCTGTACAAGATCGAGGCCGAGATCCACGGCAAGGCACCCGCCGAACGAAGGCGGGTCCGTCGCGAGAGCTCGGCGCCGCTGCTCGAAGAGCTTGGGGCGTGGATGAATGCGACGCTGGCACAGGTGTCGGCGAAGTCACCGATGGCGCTGGCCATCGGATATGCGCTGAGCAACTGGACGGCGCTGACGCGCTTCGTCGACGACGGCCGTATCGAAGCCCATAACAACGCGGCCGAGCGAGCCCTGCGCGGCGTCGCGCTTGGCAGGAAGAACTACCTGCATCTCGGCTCCGACGTCGGCGGCAACAGCGCCGCGGTGATCTACACGCTCATCGGCTCGGCCAAGCTCAACAGCATCGACCCGCAGCGCTACCTGAGCTACGTCCTGGAGCGCATCGCCGAGCACCCGATCAACCGGATCGATGAACTGCTGCCTTGGGTCGTGGCGCCGCAGCTACGAGCGGCGTGGCACGCGCCGGTGGCCGAAGCGGCCTGAAGGACTGCACGCACCGCGGGGTCCATCGCGTCGCGCCGCCGGTAGCCACCGCTACAGTGCCGCCATGGGCACGACAACCACTGCGCGAGACACCCAGGCCTGGCAGCTGTACGTCGAGCTCGAGGACGTGCGGCCGAAAGTGTGGCGACGCTTGCTCGTGCCGCTGACGATCGAACTGCCGCGGCTGCACGTGATGCTGCTGTGGGGCACGGGCTGGGACGGCGGCCACGTGCACGAGTTCGTCTTCGGTCCGGATCACTACGGTGCCAAGGAGCCGGGACTGGACTTCCCCGAAGTTCTGGACGAGGAAGGTGTCACGCTGAGCGAAGCGCTGGGCTCGCGCAAGACCTTCAAGTACATCTACGACTACGGCGACAACTGGTGGCATAAGGTCAAGGTCGAAAAGATCGTGACGCTGGACTCGCCGATCGAACATGGGCAGTGCATTGGCGGCGAGAACGCGTGCCCGCCCGAGGACGTGGGCGGCGCGTCAGGCTACGAGGAGTTCCTTGAAGCGCTCGCCGATCCCAATCATCCTGAGCACGCCGAACAGAAGCGATGGATCGGTCGCCCCTTCGATCCTCGTGCCTTCGTCATCGACGAGATCAACAGGCGGCTAAACGCGCGGGAGTGAGCGCGTCAACAATGGCCTTCGTCGGACGATTACGAACGGAATACTGCGGCAACCGGGAAAGCCACGAGTTCGCGCTTTACCTGGGATCTGGAGAACATCGAGCACACCCGCACCCGAGTCAAAAGGCCGCAGACCTCGGCTACCGGCAACCCGGCCTCGCCCTCACCCAAGATCGCCAGGATCTGCAACTCCGTGAATCGGGACTTCCTCATCGCTCTTCCTCGAAGATGCGAAAGTCTCCATTTTCACACTGCCTACTCGGCGGGGGAGCTTACGGGCTTACCGCCGCTGGAGTGCTGGTGCGGCACGACTCCAAGCCAAGCCGCGAACTGCCGCCGTTGGCGAAGTTCTTGGCGTCACCAACGCTAGCCACCAGTGCAGTCGCTGTCAGTGGGCCGATGAAAGGCACCTTCTCCAAGCGACGACTCGCATCGCTGGCTCGATGCCAAGCTTTGATCTGCGCCCCGATCTCCTCAACCTGCCGCTGCAACTGCTTGAGGTGTTCGAGCAGCCTGTCGATGAGCAGCCGGAACGCCCCAGGCGATTCGCTTCGACGCATCCTCGATGAGCCCGGGCACGCATTTGGCGACGTAGGTGACCCCTTGCGGCACAACTAACCCGTACTCCCCAAGTAGACCGCGGATCTGGTTCGCCTGCGCGGTTCGTGCTCTGACGAAGCCCTGGCGAATGCGGTGCAGTGCAAGGACTGTCTGCTGCTCGGCGTGCTTGATCGGCACGAAGGCCATTGATTGCCGGGAGACGGCCTCGCAGATCGCCTCTGCATCAGCCGCGTTGTTCTTGTTGCTCTTGACTGTCGCCACCGGACGAATACTCCCCATTTCCACCGGTTGAATATTCCTCAGTTTGATCTTTGAGCGCAGGCGGGCCGAGGCCCGGCTGCGCTCGGCGCCCGAGCCTGAGCATCGTCGTCCTCGAAGGCCGACATGCGGAGGGTGGGTGCTCAATCTGAAGGGATGCATGGTGATTTTGGAATTGCACCAACAGGGCTTGTCGCTGTCGGCGATCGCCGAGCGCACCGGCCACGACCGCAAGACCGTTCGCAAGGTGATTGAGCGCGGCCTGGTCGTGCCCAAGTACACGGCACGTATACGAAGACCGACGCTTCTCGGCCCCTACGAGAACTACCTGCGTGAGCGCGTGGCCGCCTGGCCCGAGCTCAGCGGCGTGCGACTGCTGCACGAAGTGCGGGAGCGCGGCTACGCCGGCGGCGTCACCCAGCTCAATGACTTCCTGCGCGTCATCAGGCCGCCATCGGTCGCGCCCTTCGAAGTGCGCTTCGAGACGCCTGCCGGCCGGCAGGCGCAGGTCGACTTCGCTCACTCCTGGTCGAGTTCACCGAGCAGCCGGGTGTGCAGCACCGGGTCTGGCTGTTCGCCATCGTGCTCGGCCACAGCCGCTACCTGTGGGGGCAGTACGTCCTGCACCAGGACTTGGGAACTGTGCTGCGTTGCCACATGCTGGCGTTCGAGCACTTCGGCGGCACCCCGCACGAGATCCTGTACGACCGCATGAAGACGGCCGTGCTCGGCGAGGCCGACCCCGACCGGGCCATCGTCTACAACGCCAAGCTCATCGGCCTGGGCGCGCACTACGGCTTCACGCCAAGGGCGTGCAAGCAAATACCGAGCCAAGACGATGGGGAAGATCGAGCAGCCGTTCCGTTACGTGCGGGCCAACTTCTTCCTCGCGCGCAGCTTCGCCAATCTGCAGGACTTGAACGGCCAGCTGCGCGTGTGGCTCGACACGGTCGCCAACGCCCGGCTGCATGGCAGCACCGCACGCTGTCGCGCATCGAGCAGGGCGAGGTCAGCGCGCTGGAGGCGATCGAGTCGCTGCTCGGCGAGGAGTACACCACACGGGAGAGCCGGCACATCAAGATGGCGTTGCAGACGGCGCGGCTGCCGACCATCAAGACGCTCTCGGGCTATGACTTCAGCTTCCAGCCGAGCCTGGATCGCAACCGGGTGCTGGCACTGGCCGAGCTGGAGTTCGTCGAGCGGCGCCAGTGCGCTCATCTGCTCGGGCCTCCCGGCACAGGCAAAAGCCATCTGGCGATCGCTCTCGGCGTGGAAGCAGTGCGCGCGGGCAAGAGCGTCTACATGGCCACACGCTGGCCGAGATGGTGGATTCGATGCGCCGGGCAGACCGTGAGGGCCGCCTCAGCGAACGGGTGCGCTTCCTGGCTCGCCACAGCGTTCTGATCGTCGATGAGATCGGCTACTTGCCGGTCGGCTCGGGCGGGGGCAATCTCTTCTTCCAACTCGTCAACGCCTGCTACGAGCGCTGCGCAATGATCATGACGGGCAACCGAGGCTTCGGCGAGTGGGCTGACATCTTCGGGTCGTGGCCACCGCGCTGCTGGATCGGCTGCTCCACCATGCGGTGGTGATCCCCATCGAAGGCAACTCGTACCGCCTGCGTGAGCATGCGAACTTGCTGCCCGAGCATCTGCGCAACCGCGTCGCGCTGCAGAGCACGCCCGCACCCGAGCTCAAACGCGGCCCCGGCCGTCCACGAAAGGAGACCACCGCGTCACTCGCCGGCTGAATCACCGGAACCGTACAGGGTGAGGAAACTTACTCCGGCGGAATTGGGGAAAGTGGTCCGGCGTTGACATTGACGTACGGCTTGACAAATTGCGGAGCCATCAAGCGCGCAGTGTGGCCCATCGCCTCCAGCCTGCGCGCCCAGTAATGGGCGCTCGAGCATTTCTGGTGTGGATCCAGCCTGCTTTTTTGTACAAAGTTGGCATTATAAAAAAGCATTGCTCATCAATTTGTTGCAACGAACAGGTCACTATCAGTCAAAATAAAATCATTATTTGAGATCTGAATTCACTGGCCGTCGTTTTACAACGTCGTGACTGGGAAAACCCTGGCGTTACCCAACTTAATCGCCTTGCAGCACATCCCCCTTTCGCCAGCTGGCGTAATAGCGAAGAGGCCCGCACCGATCGCCCTTCCCAACAGTTGCGCAGCCTGAATGGCGAATGGCGCCACGCTTCCCGAAGGGAGAAAGGCGGACAGGTATCCGGTAAGCGGCAGGGTCGGAACAGGAGAGCGCACGAGGGAGCTTCCAGGGGGAAACGCCTGGTATCTTTATAGTCCTGTCGGGTTTCGCCACCTCTGACTTGAGCGTCTATTTTTGTGATGCTCGTCAGGGGGGCGGAGCCTATGGAAAAACGCCAGCAACGCGGCCTTTTTACGGTTCCTGGCCTTTTGCTGGCCTTTTGCTCACATGTTCTTTCCTGCGTTATCCCCTGATTCTGTGGATAACCGTATTACCGCCTTTGAGTGAGCTGATACCGCTCGCCGCAGCCGAACGACCGAGCGCAGCGAGTCAGTGAGCGAGGAAGCGGAAGAGCGCCTTTCCGACGCTCACCGGGCTGGTTGCCCTCGCCGCTGGGCTGGCGGCCGTCTATGGCCCTGCAAACGCGCCAGAAACGCCGTCGAAGCCGTGTGCGAGACACCGCGGCCGCCGGCGTTGTGGATACCTCGCGGAAAACTTGGCCCTCACTGACAGATGAGGGGCGGACGTTGACACTTGAGGGGCCGACTCACCCGGCGCGGCGTTGACAGATGAGGGGCAGGCTCGATTTCGGCCGGCGACGTGGAGCTGGCCAGCCTCGCAAATCGGCGAAAACGCCTGATTTTACGCGAGTTTCCCACAGATGATGTGGACAAGCCTGGGGATAAGTGCCCTGCGGTATTGACACTTGAGGGGCGCGACTACTGACAGATGAGGGGCGCGATCCTTGACACTTGAGGGGCAGAGTGCTGACAGATGAGGGGCGCACCTATTGACATTTGAGGGGCTGTCCACAGGCAGAAAATCCAGCATTTGCAAGGGTTTCCGCCCGTTTTTCGGCCACCGCTAACCTGTCTTTTAACCTGCTTTTAAACCAATATTTATAAACCTTGTTTTTAACCAGGGCTGCGCCCTGTGCGCGTGACCGCGCACGCCGAAGGGGGGTGCCCCCCCTTCTCGAACCCTCCCGGCCCGCTAACGCGGGCCTCCCATCCCCCCAGGGGCTGCGCCCCTCGGCCGCGAACGGCCTCACCCCAAAAATGGCAGCGCTGGCAGTCCTTGCCATTGCCGGGATCGGGGCAGTAACGGGATGGGCGATCAGCCCGAGCGCGACGCCCGGAAGCATTGACGTGCCGCAGGTGCTGGCATCGACATTCAGCGACCAGGTGCCGGGCAGTGAGGGCGGCGACCTGGTGGGCGATGGCCGGTGTGGCCGGCATCATCGGCGCGATCCTGGCGGCGGCGGCAACCGGCTTTGTTGGGCTGGCAGTGTCGATCCGCAACCGAGTGAAGCGCGTGCGCGACCTGTTGGTGATGGAGCCGGGTGCAGAGCCATAAGCGGCAAGAGACGAAAGCCCGGTTTCCGGGCTTTTGTTTTGTTACGCCAAGGACGAGTTTTAGCGGCTAAAGGTGTTGACGTGCGAGAAATGTTTAGCTAAACTTCTCTCATGTGCTGGCGGCTGTCACCGCTATGTTCAACCAAGGCGCGGAGCAAATTATGGGTGTTATCCATGAAGAAACGGCTTACCGAAAGCCAGTTCCAGGAGGCGATCCAGGGGCTGGAAGTGGGGCAGCAGACCATCGAGATAGCGCGGGGCGTCTTAGTCGATGGGAAGCCACAGGCGACGTTCGCAACGTCGCTGGGACTGACCAGGGGCGCAGTGTCGCAAGCGGTGCATCGCGTGTGGGCCGCGTTCGAGGACAAGAACTTGCCCGAGGGGTACGCGCGGGTAACGGCGGTTCTGCCGGAACATCAGGCGTACATCGTCCGGAAGTGGGAAGCGGACGCCAAGAAAAAACAGGAAACCAAACGATGAAAACTTTGGTCACGGCCAACCAGAAAGGCGGCGTCGGCAAGACTTCGACCCTTGTGCATCTTGCCTTCGACTTTTTCGAGCGCGGCTTGCGGGTTGCCGTGATCGACCTGGACCCCCAGGGCAATGCGTCCTACACGCTCAAGGACTTTGCTACCGGCCTGCATGCAAGCAAGCTGTTCGGCGCTGTCCCTGCCGGCGGCTGGACCGAAACCGCACCCGCAGCCGGCGACGGCCAGGCCGCGCGCCTCGCCCTCATCGAGTCCAACCCGGTACTGGCGAACGCCGAACGGCTGTCGCTGGACGACGCCCGCGAGCTGTTCGGGGCGAACATCAAGGCCCTGGCGAACCAAGGCTTCGACGTGTGCCTGATCGACACGGCCCCGACCCTTGGCGTCGGCCTGGCGGCCGCCCTCTTCGCGGCCGACTATGTGCTGTCCCCCATCGAGCTTGAGGCGTACAGCATCCAGGGCATCAAGAAGATGGTCACGACCATTGCGAACGTGCGCCAGAAGAACGCCAAGCTGCAATTCCTTGGCATGGTGCCCAGCAAGGTCGATGCGCGGAATCCGCGCCACGCGCGCCACCAAGCCGAGCTGCTGGCCGCGTACCCCAAGATGATGATTCCGGCCACCGTTGGCCTGCGCAGCAGCATCGCCGATGCCCTCGCATCCGGTGTGCCGGTCTGGAAGATCAAGAAAACGGCCGCGCGCAAGGCATCGAAAGAGGTTCGCGCCCTGGCTGATTACGTGTTCACGAAGATGGAGATTTCCCAATGACTGCGGCTCAAGCCAAGACCACCAAGAAAAACACCGCTGCGGCCGCTCAGGAAGCCGCAGGCGCGGCGCAGCCGTCCGGCCTGGGGTTGGATAGCATCGGCGACCTGTCGAGCCTCCTGGACGCTCCTGCGGCGTCTCAGGGCGGTTCCGGCCCTATCGAGCTGGACCTGGACCTGATCGACGAAGATCCGCATCAGCCGCGGACGGCCGACAACCCCGGCTTTTCCCCGGAGAGCATCGCGGAAATCGGTGCCACGATCAAAGAGCGCGGGGTTTTCCGCCGAGGATGCCGAAACCATCGCAAGCCGCACCGTCATGCGTGCGCCCCGCGAAACCTTCCAGTCCGTCGGCTCGATGGTCCAGCAAGCTACGGCCAAGATCGAGCGCGACAGCGTGCAACTGGCTCCCCCTGCCCTGCCCGCGCCATCGGCCGCCGTGGAGCGTTCGCGTCGTCTCGAACAGGAGGCGGCAGGTTTGGCGAAGTCGATGACCATCGACACGCGAGGAACTATGACGACCAAGAAGCGAAAAACCGCCGGCGAGGACCTGGCAAAACAGGTCAGCGAGGCCAAGCAGGCCGCGTTGCTGAAACACACGAAGCAGCAGATCAAGGAAATGCAGCTTTCCTTGTTCGATATTGCGCCGTGGCCGGACACGATGCGAGCGATGCCAAACGACACGGCCCGCTCTGCCCTGTTCACCACGCGCAACAAGAAAATCCCGCGCGAGGCGCTGCAAAACAAGGTCATTTTCCACGTCAACAAGGACGTGAAGATCACCTACACCGGCGTCGAGCTGCGGGCCGACGATGACGAACTGGTGTGGCAGCAGGTGTTGGAGTACGCGAAGCGCACCCCTATCGGCGAGCCGATCACCTTCACGTTCTACGAGCTTTGCCAGGACCTGGGCTGGTCGATCAATGGCCGGTATTACACGAAGGCCGAGGAATGCCTGTCGCGCCTACAGGCGACGGCGATGGGCTTCACGTCCGACCGCGTTGGGCACCTGGAATCGGTGTCGCTGCTGCACCGCTTCCGCGTCCTGGACCGTGGCAAGAAAACGTCCCGTTGCCAGGTCCTGATCGACGAGGAAATCGTCGTGCTGTTTGCTGGCGACCACTACACGAAATTCATATGGGAGAAGTACCGCAAGCTGTCGCCGACGGCCCGACGGATGTTCGACTATTTCAGCTCGCACCGGGAGCCGTACCCGCTCAAGCTGGAAACCTTCCGCCTCATGTGCGGATCGGATTCCACCCGCGTGAAGAAGTGGCGCGAGCAGGTCGGCGAAGCCTGCGAAGAGTTGCGAGGCAGCGGCCTGGTGGAACACGCCTGGGTCAATGATGACCTGGTGCATTGCAAACGCTAGGGCCTTGTGGGGTCAGTTCCGGCTGGGGGTTCAGCAGCCAGCGCTTTACTGGCATTTCAGGAACAAGCGGGCACTGCTCGACGCACTTGCTTCGCTCAGTATCGCTCGGGACGCACGGCGCGCTCTACGAACTGCCGATAAACAGAGGATTAAAATTGACAATTGTGATTAAGGCTCAGATTCGACGGCTTGGAGCGGCCGACGTGCAGGATTTCCGCGAGATCCGATTGTCGGCCCTGAAGAAAGCTCCAGAGATGTTCGGGTCCGTTTACGAGCACGAGGAGAAAAAGCCCATGGAGGCGTTCGCTGAACGGTTGCGAGATGCCGTGGCATTCGGCGCCTACATCGACGGCGAGATCATTGGGCTGTCGGTCTTCAAACAGGAGGACGGCCCCAAGGACGCTCACAAGGCGCATCTGTCCGGCGTTTTCGTGGAGCCCGAACAGCGAGGCCGAGGGGTCGCCGGTATGCTGCTGCGGGCGTTGCCGGCGGGTTTATTGCTCGTGATGATCTTGGCAGTCACAGCATGCGCATATCCATGCTTCGACCATGCGCTCACAAAGTAGGTGAATGCGCAATGTAGTACCCACATCGTCATCGCTTTCCACTGCTCTCGCGAATAAAGATGGAAAATCAATCTCATGGTAATAGTCCATGAAAATCCTTGTATTCATAAATCCTCCAGGTAGCTATATGCAAATTGAAACAAAAGAGATGGTGATCTTTCTAAGAGATGATGGAATCTCCCTTCAGTATCCCGATGGTCAATGCGCTGGATATGGGATAGATGGGAATATGCTGATTTTTATGGGACAGAGTTGCGAACTGTTCCCAACTAAAATCATTTTGCACGATCAGCGCACTACGAACTTTACCCACAAATAGTCAGGTAATGAATCCTGATATAAAGACAGGTTGATAAATCAGTCTTCTACGCGCATCGCACGCGCACACCGTAGAAAGTCTTTCAGTTGTGAGCCTGGGCAAACCGTTAACTTTCGGCGGCTTTGCTGTGCGACAGGCTCACGTCTAAAAGGAAATAAATCATGGGTCATAAAATTATCACGTTGTCCGGCGCGGCGACGGATGTTCTGTATGCGCTGTTTTTCCGTGGCGCGTTGCTGTCTGGTGATCTGCCTTCTAAATCTGGCACAGCCGAATTGCGCGAGCTTGGTTTTGCTGAAACCAGACACACAGCAACTGAATACCAGAAAGAAAATCACTTTACCTTTCTGACATCAGAAGGGCAGAAATTTGCCGTTGAACACCTGGTCAATACGCGTTTTGGTGAGCAGCAATATTGCGCTTCGATGACGCTTGGCGTTGAGATTGATACCTCTGCTGCACAAAAGGCAATCGACGAGCTGGACCAGCGCATTCGTGACACCGTCTCCTTCGAACTTATTCGCAATGGAGTGTCATTCATCAAGGACGCCGCTATCGCAAATGGTGCTATCCACGCAGCGGCAATCGAAACACCTCAGCCGGTGACCAATATCTACAACATCAGCCTTGGTATCCAGCGTGATGAGCCAGCGCAGAACAAGGTAACCGTCAGTGCCGATAAGTTCAAAGTTAAACCTGGTGTTGATACCAACATTGAAACGTTGATCGAAAACGCGCTGAAAAACGCTGCTGAATGTGCGGCGCTGGATGTCACAAAGCAAATGGCAGCAGACAAGAAAGCGATGGATGAACTGGCTTCCTATGTCCGCACGGCCATCATGATGGAATGTTTCCCCGGTGGTGTTATCTGGCAGCAGTGCCGTCGATAGTATGCAATTGATAATTATTATCATTTGCGGGTCCTTTCCGGCGATCCGCCTTGTTACGGGGCGGCGACCTCGCGGGTTTTCGCTATTTATGAAAATTTTCCGGTTTAAGGCGTTTCCGTTCTTCTTCGTCATAACTTAATGTTTTTATTTAAAATACCCTCTGAAAAGAAAGGAAACGACAGGTGCTGAAAGCGAGCTTTTTGGCCTCTGTCGTTTCCTTTCTCTGTTTTTGTCCGTGGAATGAACAATGGAAGTCAACAAAAAGCAGCTGGCTGACATTTTCGGTGCGAGTATCCGTACCATTCAGAACTGGCAGGAACAGGGAATGCCCGTTCTGCGAGGCGGTGGCAAGGGTAATGAGGTGCTTTATGACTCTGCCGCCGTCATAAAATGGTATGCCGAAAGGGATGCTGAAATTGAGAACGAAAAGCTGCGCCGGGAGGTTGAAGAACTGCGGCAGGCCAGCGAGGCAGATCAGACGCTGAGTGCGCTTCAAATCATCGGCGTCCTGCTCGTGATCGGGAGTATCTGGCTGGGCCAACGTTCCAACCGCACTCCTAGGGCGCGTATAGCTTGCCGGAAGTCGCCTTGACCCGCATGGCATAGGCCTATCGTTTCCACGATCAGCGATCGGCTCGTTGCCCTGCGCCGCTCCAAAGCCCGCGACGCAGCGCCGGCAGGCAGAGCAAGTAGAGGGCAGCGCCTGCAATCCATGCCCACCCGTTCCACGTTGTTATAGAAGCCGCATAGATCGCCGTGAAGAGGAGGGGTCCGACGATCGAGGTCAGGCTGGTGAGCGCCGCCAGTGAGCCTTGCAGCTGCCCCTGACGTTCCTCATCCACCTGCCTGGACAACATTGCTTGCAGCGCCGGCATTCCGATGCCACCCGAAGCAAGCAGGACCATGATCGGGAACGCCATCCATCCCCGTGTCGCGAAGGCAAGCAGGATGTAGCCTGTGCCGTCGGCAATCATTCCGAGCATGAGTGCCCGCCTTTCGCCGAGCCGGGCGGCTACAGGGCCGGTGATCATTGCCTGGGCGAGTGAATGCAGAATGCCAAATGCGGCAAGCGAAATGCCGATCGTGGTCGCGTCCCAGTGAAAGCGATCCTCGCCGAAAATGACCCAAAGCGCGGCCGGCACCTGTCCGACAAGTTGCATGATGAAGAAGACCGCCATCAGGGCGGCGACGACGGTCATGCCCCGGGCCCACCGGAACGAAGCGAGCGGGTTGAGAGCCTCCCGGCGTAACGGCCGGCGTTCGCCTTTGTGCGACTCCGGCAAAAGGAAACAGCCCGTCAGGAAATTGAGGCCGTTCAAGGCTGCCGCGGCGAAGAACGGAGCGTGGGGGGAGAAACCGCCCATCAGCCCACCGAGCACAGGTCCCGCGACCATCCCGAACCCGAAACAGGCGCTCATGAAGCCGAAGTGCCGCGCGCGCTCATCGCCATCAGTGATATCGGCAATATAAGCGCCGGCTACCGCCCCAGTCGCCCCGGTGATGCCGGCCACGATCCGCCCGATATAGAGAACCCAAAGGAAAGGCGCTGTCGCCATGATGGCGTAGTCGACAGTGGCGCCGGCCAGCGAGACGAGCAAGATTGGCCGCCGCCCGAAACGATCCGACAGCGCGCCCAGCACAGGTGCGCAGGCAAATTGCACCAACGCATACAGCGCCAGCAGAATGCCATAGTGGGCGGTGACGTCGTTCGAGTGAACCAGATCGCGCAGGAGGCCCGGCAGCACCGGCATAATCAGGCCGATGCCGACAGCGTCGAGCGCGACAGTGCTCAGAATTACGATCAGGGGTATGTTGGGTTTCACGTCTGGCCTCCGGACCAGCCTCCGCTGGTCCGATTGAACGCGCGGATTCTTTATCACTGATAAGTTGGTGGACATATTATGTTTATCAGTGATAAAGTGTCAAGCATGACAAAGTTGCAGCCGAATACAGTGATCCGTGCCGCCCTGGACCTGTTGAACGAGGTCGGCGTAGACGGTCTGACGACACGCAAACTGGCGGAACGGTTGGGGGTTCAGCAGCCGGCGCTTTACTGGCACTTCAGGAACAAGCGGGCGCTGCTCGACGCACTGGCCGAAGCCATGCTGGCGGAGAATCATACGCATTCGGTGCCGAGAGCCGACGACGACTGGCGCTCATTTCTGATCGGGAATGCCCGCAGCTTCAGGCAGGCGCTGCTCGCCTACCGCGATGGCGCGCGCATCCATGCCGGCACGCGACCGGGCGCACCGCAGATGGAAACGGCCGACGCGCAGCTTCGCTTCCTCTGCGAGGCGGGTTTTTCGGCCGGGGACGCCGTCAATGCGCTGATGACAATCAGCTACTTCACTGTTGGGGCCGTGCTTGAGGAGCAGGCCGGCGACAGCGATGCCGGCGAGCGCGGCGGCACCGTTGAACAGGCTCCGCTCTCGCCGCTGTTGCGGGCCGCGATAGACGCCTTCGACGAAGCCGGTCCGGACGCAGCGTTCGAGCAGGGACTCGCGGTGATTGTCGATGGATTGGCGAAAAGGAGGCTCGTTGTCAGGAACGTTGAAGGACCGAGAAAGGGTGACGATTGATCAGGACCGCTGCCGGAGCGCAACCCACTCACTACAGCAGAGCCATGTAGACAACATCCCCTCCCCCTTTCCACCGCGTCAGACGCCCGTAGCAGCCCGCTACGGGCTTTTTCATGCCCTGCCCTAGCGTCCAAGCCTCACGGCCGCGCTCGGCCTCTCTGGCGGCCTTCTGGCGCTCTTCCGCTTCCTCGCTCACTGACTCGCTGCGCTCGGTCGTTCGGCTGCGGCGAGCGGTATCAGCTCACTCAAAGGCGGTAATACGGTTATCCACAGAATCAGGGGATAACGCAGGAAAGAACATGTGAGCAAAAGGCCAGCAAAAGGCCAGGAACCGTAAAAAGGCCGCGTTGCTGGCGTTTTTCCATAGGCTCCGCCCCCCTGACGAGCATCACAAAAATAGACGCTCAAGTCAGAGGTGGCGAAACCCGACAGGACTATAAAGATACCAGGCGTTTCCCCCTGGAAGCTCCCTCGTGCGCTCTCCTGTTCCGACCCTGCCGCTTACCGGATACCTGTCCGCCTTTCTCCCTTCGGGAAGCGTGGCGCTTTTCCGCTGCATAACCCTGCTTCGGGGTCATTATAGCGATTTTTTCGGTATATCCATCCTTTTTCGCACGATATACAGGATTTTGCCAAAGGGTTCGTGTAGACTTTCCTTGGTGTATCCAACGGCGTCAGCCGGGCAGGATAGGTGAAGTAGGCCCACCCGCGAGCGGGTGTTCCTTCTTCACTGTCCCTTATTCGCACCTGGCGGTGCTCAACGGGAATCCTGCTCTGCGAGGCTGGCCGGCTACCGCCGGCGTAACAGATGAGGGCAAGCGGATGGCTGATGAAACCAAGCCAACCAGGAAGGGCAGCCCACCTATCAAGGTGTACTGCCTTCCAGACGAACGAAGAGCGATTGAGGAAAAGGCGGCGGCGGCCGGCATGAGCCTGTCGGCCTACCTGCTGGCCGTCGGCCAGGGCTACAAAATCACGGGCGTCGTGGACTATGAGCACGTCCGCGAGCTGGCCCGCATCAATGGCGACCTGGGCCGCCTGGGCGGCCTGCTGAAACTCTGGCTCACCGACGACCCGCGCACGGCGCGGTTCGGTGATGCCACGATCCTCGCCCTGCTGGCGAAGATCGAAGAGAAGCAGGACGAGCTTGGCAAGGTCATGATGGGCGTGGTCCGCCCGAGGGCAGAGCCATGACTTTTTTAGCCGCTAAAACGGCCGGGGGGTGCGCGTGATTGCCAAGCACGTCCCCATGCGCTCCATCAAGAAGAGCGACTTCGCGGAGCTGGTGAAGTACATCACCGACGAGCAAGGCAAGACCGAGCGCCCAATACGCAAACCGCCTCTCCCCGCGCGTTGGCCGATTCATTAATGCAGCTGGCACGACAGGTTTCCCGACTGGAAAGCGGGCAGTGAGCGCAACGCAATTAATGTGAGTTAGCTCACTCATTAGGCACCCCAGGCTTTACACTTTATGCTTCCGGCTCGTATGTTGTGTGGAATTGTGAGCGGATAACAATTTCACACAGGAAACAGCTATGACCATGATTACGCCAAGCTTCAAATAATGATTTTATTTTGACTGATAGTGACCTGTTCGTTGCAACAAATTGATAAGCAATGCTTTCTTATAATGCCAACTTTGTACAAGAAAGCTGGGTCACCTCGGGTGCGGCACAGGGGATTTATCGATACGACCATAGACATCGTCGAGGCGTGCGATCTTCTGCAAATCCATGTCATCTTGCTCAAGGGGATTTCAGTCAGCGAACAGGTTTACCCCGAAGAGCACCTGCGCCCCATGAGTGACATTGATGTGTTGATACCGGCGGGTTGTTATGCGGCTGTTGAACGTGCGCTGCTTGAGCGCGGCTATTGCAAGTTGGATGGAGCGATAGACGAAGCGTTTCATCACGGTCCACCGCTCCAGCATCCGGCGCGTGGCACAGTCGTTGAACTCCACCGAAAGCTGTTTCCTGATGATTCGCCTTTGAGCGAGAACTCGGTTTTTTGCCCTTCCACTGTTGCAATGGGTTCCGTGCCGTCCATCTACCACGGCCGCTCGGTCAGGCGTCTGTCGTTTGAGTGGCAGCTTCCATACATTGCGTCGTCATGGTGCAATGACTTGACGCTCTCAAGAATTCATCCCAGCTTCTTAGCCTCTCTTTTCGATGCCATCTATCTCTTGGACGCGTCATCGCAAACTTTCGACTGGGATGCGATGCATGCGTCCGTGGATAACGAAATGGCGAACGCGTCGTTGTACGTGATGCTCACGTACCTGCAACGCTATGGCGCAAAGAGTATCCCGGCATCCTCTGTTTATTGGTTGTCGACGAAGCAAGCGCTCGTGGGGCCTGTTCAGTTAAAGGTCATTCACTGGATGCTCGACAGACACTTGGTTGCAGGGCGGCCGTGGGATGCCTGGCTCCCTCTGCCGGTTCCGGGTCGCTATAGTTTTCGATACCAAATTAAGAAGAGGGGTTTGAATAGATTGCGACGTCGTCGTCTCGATTGATGCGATGTCGAAAGCTTCGTTCGATGGGTGGCGCGCATAGAGCGCAGTCTCTTTCAAGGGATATCGTGTACGAGCGACACTTCGGGATAACGGGTCCTCCGTTCCAACTTAGTCCTGATCCGTTCTTCTTCTTCGAGAGTGATCAGCATCGGGACGTCTTGAAGGCAATGCGCGAAGCGTTGTCTCAGGCGCTGCCGTTTTTCGTCCTAAGCGGTGAGGTGGGGGCCGGCAAGACGACGCTCGTCCAGACCTTGGTGGCTGAGGCGAGGGCGGACGGAATTCCTGTCGCCCAGATAACGAACACGCAACTAAATCCAAATGAATTGGTCGGTGGGATTTGTTCCGCATTTGGCATTCCGACCGCATTCGGACTGGAAGCGGAACCGCTCGTTCGATTGAAGCCATTTCTCCAAGAACTGAGCGGTTGTCTTGCGTTGATCGTCGTGGACGAGGCGCAAAACCTCAGCTGTGAGGCCTTGAGATGCCTTGTGGACTTATCCGTGCGTGCGGCTAAATCGTCGGCCGCGCTGCATTTCTATTTGGTCGGACAACCTGCGCTGCAAGTACTCTTGGAAGACCCTTCGGTAGCTGAATTGCGCGCAATGACTCAGCAGTCCGTGCATCTCGGCCCACTGCGAGCGGATCAGATCCAACGATATATTGAACACCGCCTAGGCAAGGTCGGGTGGACCGGAATACCTAGCTTCAGTCCTGGCGTATTTGATGACATTTATGAGTTCACGGGCGGTTTGCCCCGACGAATCAATGTCTTGTGCAACCGGTTGATGCTATCCCGGTTTCTGAGCCGAAGCACCGTCATTGACGCTCGCGCAGTTTTCTATGCAGCGAGTGAGCTCAATGCGGAGATGGGCGGTGGCGCACCACGCAAGGCGATTGCAACGGTGCCTCGACCGGTCGATGTTGAGCAAACCACGCCCGGCCTCATTTTTATCGTCGCGAGCGGCCGCAGCGACCATGTCAAGGCTGTTCCATTGTTGCTTGCGCTCGCCGGACGTCCCGAACTTCCGCCAGCGGTCCTTGTCAGCGTGTCGGACGACAGCGAATGGGACCTCGACCGGCACTGGCACGCTTCGGTTGGGCTCACAAGTCGGCGAATCAAGCTCTCTCGCCACAATATGAGTGCGGAGGTCGCATTCCACGGCGTTATCGACCGGCATCACCCTTGCGCGGTCATCGTTCTAGACGGGAATTCAATCTCCAAAGGCTGCGCACATGTTGCCCATGGTGCCAACATCCCGCTCATCCACGTCGGCTCGGACCCTCAGAGCCTCATGGAGCAGGGGGGTATCCCGTCCGCGCGTCATGTCATCCGCCGACTTGCCCGGGTGTGCTACTGCTGCCAGCCACCGATTGCGAACGACGAAGAGAGCCCTGACCCGATCCCGTCTGTCTATGTTGGGAATTTGCTTGTTGACGCCGTGCATATGGCCGTTCACCCCAAGGTATCTCGTGAGGGCGACCAATGGACGCCGTCGCAGGTGCCGTTGGACAACTACGCAGGCTATGGCGTCGTGGCAGTAAAGGAGTCCGGAAACATCGCGCAGCACGCTACGCTGGCGCTTCTCCGCGAGGTGAGTCGCGACCTTCCGTTGGTCTGGCCGTCGCGGCGGGCTTTTGCTTCTGACGGAGGCGGTCTATTTCGAGAACTTGCTGGGCACGATGTCGCCTGTATCGGGGAGGTGGGCCACATCGCATTCATACGATTGTTGCGCCATGCAACCTGCGTATTGACTGACTCATTCGCTGTGCAAGAAGAGGCCGCGACGTTGGGAGTTCCCTGCTTGTTAATCGGTGACGACGAGCACTGCCATATCGGCACCGGCAATTGGTTGCCAGGGCTCAAGGTGGGCCTAAGCCCCACTAGAGCAACGTGGGCTGTTTGGGAGGTCTTGTTCAACGTCCGCCCGTATGTCCAGCTGCCTTCCTTGTGGGATGGGAATGCGGCCGTGCGTGTTGCGGCGCATCTTTCAGGTTGGCTGGACACCTTGGTACCTGAAGCGATGGCGCCCTCGAACAAGCCGACGTCCTTGATGCCCTTAAGAGTTCGTTTCCCGTAGACTCTTCGTTGAGCAATACGTGCCGTGTGGTTTTTGATCAGCGCTTAGGAGAAGAACATGAACACTCCCGCCTCCTCCGACGATTCTTTTTTTCGGGCTCTGAGCCGCGTCCTTGCCGCGAGATGGCTTTTCGGGTGCGGTATGGCGCTGGCAAGCGCGGCGTGCACCACGACGGGATCCCATCCGCCCGCCCCGCTGATGGTCGATGCGCCCAACATGCGCTACAAGATCGGACCTCTCGACACGCTCAACGTCGTCGTCTGGCGCAATCCGGAGCTGTCGGCGACGGTTACGGTTCGACCAGACGGTTCCGTCTCTACGCCTCTGGTTGAAGACATTCAGGCCGCTGGTCGAAACCCCGCGGACCTTTCCCGCGAGATCGAGAAGACGCTTGCCAAGTACATCCGTGACCCCGTGGTCAGTATCGTTGTGAGCGGATTCCAGGGCGTTTACTCAGACCAGATTCGCATTGTCGGTGAAGCGGCCAAGCCCCAGGCGGTCCCGTATAGGCAAAACATGACCATCCTCGATGTGATGATTCAGGTCGGGGGTGTGACCGATTTCGCGGATGCAAATAGCGCAGTGCTGATACGCGGGGTCGAGAGTGGAAAGCAGTACAGCGTAAGACTGAAAGATCTATTGAAGCGCGGTGACATATCTGCGAATGTGGCAGTGATGCCAGGCGACATCATTATCGTGCCGCAGAGCTGGTTCTGACGCCGTGGGAGCGATGAGGGGATCGCCTGCGTTAGATAGTTTACGCGCTGCGCACCTGCGACGGGTGCATGCGAAGCGAAGCGTTGCGCTTGCCTGCGCTGCCGTGCTGGTGATGGCCCCCGCATCATTGAGGGCGCAAAACACTCCGCCGGTTGTTACCATCGATAGCAGCTTAACGGCAACCGACAACGGTGCATTGAGCGCGTCAGGGTCAGAGCAATCAGATTTCGTTGCCTCGGTACGGCCCAGGTTCGCGCTTAGCCGCCGTAACGCAGGCCTCAAGTTGGAATTGGACGCGGCTGCGACGTTCCTCGGGTATGCCAATGGCACGCAGCAGAGCGGTGTTTTCCCCGAACTGCGAGCTGCGCTCACCTCGACCTTAGTCGAGCGCTGGTTGTATGTGGATGCGGCAGCCCAGCTTCGCCAGACCCAAGCAGATCAGTTCGGCACCCGGGCCGATGACGCCACGGGCGCAAACCAACGTACCGAACGAAGCTTCCGCATGAGTCCGTATGTCGAGCGTGAAGTTGCACCGAACGCTTGGCTGTTGGCGCGACAGGATGCCGCCGTTACGACCAACGGAGCAGGGGCCGGAACCCGCCTCGAATCAAGTCGCAGTGTCATCCGCCTTGAGCGGTTGCCAGTGCCGTTCGGTGCCGCCGGTGAATTGACGAGGTTCAGAAGTGAGTCTGAAGGCTTTCCTGACAGTCGGTTCGCGTTGGACACCGCCCGCGTACGGGGAAGCACCGTACTTGATGGGCAGTGGGTGCTGGGGGCAATAGTTGGAGTCGACCGCAGCGAAGTGTTGCAACAAGGGAACACGGATCCGCTTTACGGTATTTCGTTATTGTGGACGCCCGGTCCGCGAACCGGGCTCAGCGCGAACCTGGAGCATCGGTTCTTCGGTCCATCGGGTGACGTGACTTTCTTCCACCGGCTCCCCTTCATGTCAATCGCGCTGTCGTTGAGTCGGCATCCGGTGTTCTCAACAGCTTATGTTGGTCTCGTGGGGCAGAGGGCAGATTTGCGCTCCTTGCTGGATGGAATATTGACCACTCGTTATCCGGATCCAGAGACGCGTCGCGGTCTGGTCGATGCGCTTGTCACTAGCCGCGGTCTGGAGACGCGCTCGTTTGACCCGGCAGATGTCGTTGCGGAGTATCCCCAAGTGCAGACGTCCGCGAATGCGACTTGGGTAATTCTCGGTTCGCGTAACACAGCTACGTTGAACGTCTATGTGCAGACCTTTCGCCAGCTGACCCGCGATGGTGACCCGTTAGCATCTTCAACTAGCGCGGACTCCGATAGCCGTCAGACGGGCGCAGCATTTCAGCTCAGTCGGCGGCTTGCCCCACAGGTGTCTGCCGATGCCGTTGTACGATGGTCCAGAGTTACCGGCCTGGCGGCCCGTACCGGTGATGTCAGCGAGGAGACGACCTATCGGCTGTCGTTGGTGCAGTTCTTATCGCCGAGAACCGGCCTGTCGGCCGGCGTGCAGTACAACCGGTTCTCAACAAACGTCAGCGGGCAAAACGCTTACGATGCGACGCTTGCGTTTGTAGGCTTGAGCCATCGATTTTGAGCATCGAATGTTCGACTCCCATTTCGGGTTCAGCGCGCCGCCCTTTCAACTGACCCCGGACCCCAGCTTTTACTACGAGAGCAAGGGACACGGTCACGCGCTGTCGTTTCTCAAGTACGGCGTTTATCAACGCGAGGGGTTTGTCGTAGTGACCGGCGAGATCGGTTCAGGCAAGACCACTCTCGTGCGTACTCTGCTTGAAGGCTTGAACGTACGCGAGGTAGTCGCAGCGCACGTTGTCAACACGCAACTGGACTCGTATGAGTTGCTGCATTCGATTTGCACTGCATTTCATGTACAGGTCCCGGGGCCGTCGAAAGCTCAAATGCTTGCCACGCTGGAAGCGTTCTTCACCGCACTGGCAGCCAGCGGACGTCGTGCGCTCTTGGTCGTCGACGAGGCGCAAAATTTGGGGCTGAAGGAAGTCGAGGAATTGCGGATGCTTTCCAATTTCCAACTTGGACCTTATGCGCTCCTTCAGAGCTTTCTTGTCGGTCAACCTGAGCTGAGACACATGCTTCGGTCAAGCGCAATGGAGCAACTTCGTCAACGCGTAACTGCAGCATGTCATCTCGGTCCGCTTAGCGTCTTTGAAACGCGCGCCTACATCGAACATAGACTCCGTCGTGTAGGCTGGTCGACGGTTCCAGCTATTGCAGACGAAGCGTTTGTGGCGATTCACTCATTCTCTGGCGGTATACCTCGGCGTATAAACGTCCTTTGTACCCGGGTTTTGCTCGGCAGCTGGGTGTCGAATCGGAACGATGTCGGCCTTGAGGAAGTACGGAGCGCCGCCGCAGAGTTGGGTGCGGAGGTGGGGGGAGAAGCTGTGCCCGCGCTCGTGAAGTCAGCCCTCATCTGACATGTCCTATCGGTACTTGATCTGACAGACGACCCGCCGCAGCGGCTATCTTGGCCGCTGCAGAAGTCGTTGCATCCGTCCCAGCTCTTGGTAGCAAGCAAGCGTCGCACTCTCGACATGCGCGCGCAAGACACATCGCGCCTACCTGTGGGCCTATACCGTCGCCGTCAGCGAGAGCATCAAGACGGTGGTGTGACCTGCCCCCAATCCGGCGTACCAGATCGAGGTTAGTCCGTAAGCTCCCCCTCAAAGGGGACAGTTTGAGAATGGAGACCTCCGCATCTTCGAGGAAGAGCGATGAGGAAATCGCGGTTCACGGAGGCCCAGATCTTGGCGATCTTGGGTCAAGGCGAAGCAGGTCTGCCGGCCACTGAGGTTTGCCGCAAGCACGGCATCAGCACGGCGACGTACTACCAGTGGAAGAGCAAGTACGCCGGCATGTCGGTGCACGAGCTCGAGAGGGTCAAGGAGGTGGAGGCGGAGAACGCCAGGCTCAAGCGGATGTACGCCGAGCTGGCGCTGGAGAATGCCGCGATCAAGGATGTGCTGTCCCGAAAGTTGTGACGCCGACCGCCAGGCGAGCTGCGGTACAGATCATGGTCGATGAGCATCATCTGTCACGCGTGCGAGCTTGCAAGGCTGCGGGGCTACCGCGGTCGGCGCTGTAGAAGGCTCCGCAGGATCTGGCGACGAAGGACGCGCCGGTCATCGAAGCGATCAATTCGCTCGTCGAGCAGCGACCGCGCTGGGGGTTCTGGAAATGCTTCAAGCGGCTGCGGGCTGACGGCCACGGCTGGAACCACAAGAGGGTCTACCGGGTGTACTGCGGGATGCGACTGAACCTCAAGCGCAAAGCCAAGCGGCGCGCCATCACACGCCAGCGGCAGCCCCTGCTGGCCAGCCAGGAGCTGAATCAGGTGTGGGCGCTCGACTTCATGCGCGACACGCTCTACGACGGCCGGCCGTTCCGCACGCTGAACGTCATCGACGAGGGCAACCGCGAAGCACTGCGCATTGAGTGCGGCACCTCGATCCCGTCGGCGCGGGTCGTTCGTGTACTCAACCAACTGCTCGAGGTTTACGGCAAGCCGCATGCAATTCGGCTGGACAACGGGCCAGAGCTGACGGCAGACGCGTTCGTCGATTGGGCGAAGGAACACCAAGTGCAGTTGCTCTTCATCCAGCCAGGCAAACCCAACCAGAACGCCTTCGTCGAGCGCTTCAACCGCAGCTTCCGAGAGGAGGTGCTGGATGCCTGTCCAGCGTCAATCAAGATGAGAGGCGTGTTGCCTCACGAAGGAATGTTACCCGTGGGTGTTTGTCGTCGCTGTGAGGTTTCGATGCGCTGAGGCGCTGGCGAAGCTCCTCAACTTTGGAGCAGATTCGGCGTGCTACGAGGCAAGAGTCTTCTTTCTGCCGGCCCGCTGGTCGCGACTATCGCCCTGTAGCGCGTGGTTCGCAGTCCAGTTTCGACAGATCCGTGGTGGAAGGCTGTGGGCATGTGGTCGAAGGCGGCGGCGGTGGACAACGCAGCCGCGCAGCGGCGCGTTGTCCACGGTCGCCGCCGGTGCGCCGCAGGCGCATCGTCCACATGTCCATAGCCAGCCGGGCGCGAAGAGCCCGGCCCCCGCGGCATCGAAGTTTTTTGGCCGCCGTTTCAGGCTTCGGCCGGCACCGCGAAGGCCCTGCGCAGACCGCCAAGGACCATCTCTGTGACACGCGCACTGCGCCAAGCCTTGACCCGGCGCTGCAGGGTTCGCAGCTGCGCCTGGTTGGCATACATCTCTGGAACCATCGCGACCAATCGATCCATCAAGACCTTGGCCGCGATTGAAGGTTCCGCGATCAGCCAGCCTTCGATGACTGGCCATGCATCCGCGAACGGATCCGGTCGGGTTCGCCACCAGTGTTTGGCTTTGGACTGCTTGCGGTGCGTCGGACGCGCTTCGCCATCCTTCCAGGCCGACGACAGGCTCAGAAGGAACGATGCAACATCGGCTGCACCGGTCGACGGCACTTCGATCGGGATGCCATGGGCGGCGATGTCGCTCAACGTCTGCTGGGCCGACCTGATTTCCTGCAGCAGCCGCACGGGGTCGAGGCTTCTGAACTGCGCCGTCAGTTTCTCCTTGATCGCCGGCTCGATGCCGCTGTGGGCAACAAGTCGCTCGCACGGGGTCGCCGGCGCGAAGTACACCTTGTGCAGCCGAGCGCCGTCGCGTGTCTTGGATTTCAGCTTGAACGAGGGCTGGAAGAAGTTGATGTAGAGCCGCGACGACTCATACAAGCTCGCCAGCGCTTTCGTGGCCACGCTGCCGCTCAAGCGGCCATAGCCGACCAACCGTCGAACGACGGCGCCGTTCTTCTGCTCCACCCATGCCTGATCGTTCTTCTTGTAAGCCCGCGATCGCGTCTGCTCGAGGCCCCGACCCTTGCAGTAGTCGAATATGGCCTGGCTCATGAAGGTGCTGTCATTGTCCGAGTCGATTCCGAGCATCGTGAAGTGCAGATCGGTGGCCACCTTTTCGAAGGCTTCGATCACCAGCATCTGGTCGCGGACTCTCATTGCCACGCATTCGGTCCAGCCGCTGGCGATGTCGGTCATCGTCAGGGTGTGAACGTAGTCACCGTCGGTCTTCGGGCCGCCGCAGTGCTCGACCATGTCGATTTCGAAGAACCCCGGCGCGGGGTCGCGCCAGTCGGCGAAGGTGCGCACCGGGATGCTGCGCCGGATGGCCGCGCCCACGCCCCTGCGACGCTTGCGTAGACCGTTTATGTGCGAACGAGCATCGGCGAGGACGCGATCGATCGTCGCTGCGCTGACCTGCAAGACCTTGGTCTTGACGACCGGGTCCAGGTCCAGGTGTCCATGCCGCTCCATCGCATCGACCAACATCGGGATCAATGCCTTCAGCCGCTTGCCGCAGACTCGATCGGCGGCCTCCCACAGGACCGTCAACGACTCGCGCACCGCTTGGTCGTACAGACGATTGCGTGTCGGCGCTTCGTTCGCGGTAGCCTCGTCTCGCAGCAACCGAATGGCGTGTTTACGGTGGTAGCCCGTCAGGGCGCTGAACTCGTCGAGGATCTTGACCCTGTCTCGCGCGGCCGCCTCGCGATACCGCGCTCGCAGTGCCTCGACCAACTCCTTGCGTGTTGTCATGCTGATTCGCCTCGTCACGTTTGTGCTGCCCCCGCCGGACCTCCGGCGGGTAGCAAGTTACGTGAGGCAACGGGTCAGCACCGGTAGCATTTCTGATGAGTCAATGCGGAGGAGCGCGTCAATCAAGGTGAGAAGTCCGGAGCGGGTGGGAGGCTGGCGGGCGTAGCCCGACAGGCTCCCACCCGCTCTGGCGAGGAGTTGCCTGATGGGCGCTTCGTCGGTGATCGCGGTAAGTGAGGTACGAAGGGGTTTCTCGATCTTGCGAGGCCTGTACGTGCCGGGAAGTCACATCCACGATCATCAGATGAGGTTGTTCATGAAGCTCAGGCTCTCCAAGACGCTGCCGGTAGCGGCAGCGCAAGCTGCAATCAGCGTCGCTACCGCTTACCGTTTCCAGCACGACTGCAGGCTGCCGTCCGAGAAGAAGGCGCCGCGCGAGCGACGGCGTCCCGATCCGCTTGCCGATGTATTCGAAGCCGAGGTCGTCCCTCTGCTCGAGGCAGCACCGGGCATCCGGCCGGTGGCGATATTCGACGAACTAAGACGGCGCCACACGGAACTTGCCCCGAGTGTTCGCCGAACGCTCGAACGCCGCATCCGCGCATGGCGCGCGGTGCATGGGCAGGAACGGGAAGTGATGTTTCGCCAGATTCACGAAGCCGGCCGCATGGGGCAGTCCGACTTCACCGACATGGGCGACCTGGGCATCACGGTGCTGGGCGTCGCACTGGATCACCGTCTGTACCACTTCAGGCTGGTGTGCTCCGGGTTTGAGCACGCGCATGTGATCCTGGGCGGCGAGAGCTATGTGGCGCTGGCCGAGGGCCTGCAGAACGCGCTGTGGACGCTGGGTGGCGCGCCGCGCGAGCACCGCAGCGACAGCCTGTCGGCGGCGTTCCGCAATCTGGACAGCCAAGCGCGTGAAGACTTGACCTCGCGCTACAACGCGCTCTGCGCGCACTACCGGATGGAGCCTACCCGCAACAACCGAGGTGTAGCTCACGAGAACGGCTCCGTCGAGAGCTCGCATGGACACCTGAAGTGCGCGGTGCATGACGCGCTGTTGCTGCGCGGCGCTGCAGAGTTCGCAGATCTGGCAGCCTATCGCCGCTTCATCGACGAGATCGTCAGCCGCAAGAACGCGCGCAACGGCAAGCGGATCGATGCCGAACGAGCGCTGCTTCAATCGTTGCCGCCGGCGAGAACCTGCGACTACGAGGAGACGTTTGTCTACGTCACCTCGTCCGGCGGCTTCACTCTGCGCAAGGTCTTCTACACCGTGCCGTCGCGGCTGATCGGACACCGGTTGCGAGTCCGGCTGTATGACGACCGGCTCGAACTGCTGCTGGGTGCGACCTTGCTGATGACGCTCGAGCGCGGTCGCGGCGGCACCAACGGCAAGCATGGTCACGTCGTCGACTACCACCACGTCATCCATGCGCTTCGACGCAAGCCGATGGCACTCCTCAGTCTGGTCTACCGGGATCAGCTCTTCCCCCGGGAGGCCTACCGGAAGACGTTCGAGTTCCTGCGCGAGGAGATGGCCGAGCGCGCCGCCTGCAAGATGATGGTTGCCTTGCTGAGCCTGGCCCACGACCGGTCCTGCGAGGCGCAGCTGGCCAGCTTGCTCGCGGACGACCTCGACCACCGGCGCCTGCCCGACATCAACGCGTTGCTGGCCCGCTTCGCGCCCGATCCGGCACTCCTGCCGGAGGTCTCGGTGCAACTGGCGTCGCTGAGTTCCTACGACGTCCTGGTGGTGGAGTCGGGCGCGGAGGTCGCGGCATGAACGAGAACTTCGATGCTGCGCGGCTGACGTTGCTGCTCTCGGAACTGCGCTTGCCGGCCACCAAGCAGATCTGGCCTGCCTTCGCCGAGCAGTCCGACAAGGAAGGTTGGCCGGCTGCGCGGCTGCTCACGGTGCTTGCCGAGAACGAGTTGGCCGAGCGCGACCGGCGGCGCATTGAGCGGCATCTGGCCGAGGCCAAGCTGCTTCCAGGCAAGACGCTCGACAACTTCGACTTCAACTCCGTGCCGATGGTCTCAAAGGCTCAGGTGGCCGCACTGTGCGCGGGCGACGAGTGGTTGCGCAACGGCGCCAACGTCCTTTTGCTGGGACCACCCGGGTACGCGACATGATGCTCACCTCGCTACGTCATTGAAGTTCAAGAGAAATCTGCAGCGGATCTTGTGAGAGCGGACCGAGGCTCGGTGCCCGAACCATCGCACAGACCTCTGCGCGCTGCAGGTCGCTGCGATTAATGACCCATGGCGCACCCTTGCATGCCTGTGAGGCGCTCAGCGTGCCGGCGGCGATCATGCGCAACACGGTCATCTTGCTTGTATCGAGGACTTCGGCCGCCTGCTCAAGCGTTACCTCACCGCGCTCCTCGCGCTCGCCGGCAATGTAGACGGCGATGCCATGGCTGTTGCGGAACGCCCGTACCCGCGTCTCGGTCCAAGTCAGCTCCTTGCCGGTGCGGTGGCCCAGGCGATTGAGAAGCGAAGCAATGCTGGCGTCCTTGAGTTGACGCGCTAGTTGTGCAATGAGCTTCTGGACCTCGACGTCGGCTGTCCAGCGATGCTGCCCCGTCCGGTTCTTGACGACACTGAGTTCCGTATGGTCGCCGCCTTGCCAGTGCGCGATCAGCTCGAGATGAGTGTCGGTGGCACGAACTACCATTTCCTTGATGACAGCGCGCAGGATCCGCTTGCGCGATTCGTTGCCTGCGTTCGGATGGTTCCAGGCGCGTGGCAAGTCCGCGCCGAGGTCGAGCAGTTCCTGTCGCCGCTCGGGCGTCATGCCCGGCTCATGCTGAGTGTCCAACCGCTCGAGGTCGGCTTCGACCCGAGCGACGGCGGCCAGCCGTTCGTTCCAGCGCCGTTCGAGTTCGCTCACGACCAATCGGTTGCCGGGGTCTACGGCGTCGAATTGCCGATGCGCCCGGGCTGCCTCGAAACGCGCCTGCTCAAGGGCGAGCTCGACCTGGCGACGCTTGGCATGACCGTCGTTGGCGCGCTGCTCGATGGTGCGAAGTGCGGCCTCGACGCCAACCGGCCGTAGTACCTTCAGTACCTCCGCTGCGACCGCCTGATCGACACGCAAGGCGCCGAACGAAATGCAATTGCTCGCTAAGCCATGGTTGATAGTCGCGCCGCGGCAGTGGTAGCGGCTGACCTTGCCGTCGCTGCCGCTGTAAGCGACGTGCAACTTGCGCCCGCAATGGCCACAGCGCAAGAGTCCGGCAAGCAGCGCCTCGCCACGACGCAAGGCGCCGCGGGCCATGGCGCCCCTCATGTTGGTGTTGTCGGCGATCACGCGCTGGTTGTGCTCGTAGGTCTGCCAGTCAATGTAGCCTTCGTGGTGATCGGTGATCAAGACTTGCCAGCGCTCGCGATCGCGTCGGTGGCCCCGCACCACGCGCTTGCGGCCGGCCTCGATGCGAACCCGGGTCTCGGTCCGACCGAAGGCGTAGGCTCCGGCGTAGACGGGATTGGTGAGGATCTTCAGCACGCTGTTGTAGACCGGAGCCTTCCAGTGCACTCCCCGTCCACCGGGTCCGTACACCGTTGCGGGCAGATCGATCGCTTCCTGCCGAAACCACAGCAGCACCTGGCGAACGCTGCGCAACTCGGCAAACTTGCTGAACACCGCAGCGAGCGCCTCGCGGATCCGAAGGTCGGGATCCTTCTCGAGGCGATCGTCCTCGCTGCGCACGAAGCCAACGGCGATGCTGGTATGCAGATCACCCCGCGCGGCCTTCAGCTTGAGAGCTTCCATCGAGCGCTGGCGCAGCAGCGACAACTCCATCTCCGACATCGTCCCCTTCATGCCCAGAAGCAGCCGGTCGTTGGCGCTGCGTGGGTCATAGACACCGTCCTCGTCGACGATCACGCTGCCCACCAGGGCGCAGAACTCGAGCAACGTGTGCCAGTCGCGGCCATTGCGCGCCAGGCGCGATGCCTCGATGGAGACGGCTGCGCCCACGCATCCGCTGCAGATGGCGGCGAGGAGTCGCTCGAAGCCGCGCCGCGCTACGCCGCCAGCTGAAATGCCAAGATCATCATCGATGACCACGACCTCCGACCAGCCGAGCGTGCGCGCCCGATCGGCCAGCGCATATTGCCGGCGGCGGCTCTCGTGGTTGTGTCGCAGCTGGTCCGCTGTCGACTGCCGAATGTAGACGTAGGCGCCGCGGGTGAGGTGTTCAGTGCTGATCTTGCTCATGATCGCGCTCCCTGCTTGCCTTCGACGTCGCGCCTTGAACCACCTCCCATAGAAGCCGGCCGAGCAGATCGACGAGTTCGTCGTGGTGCTCCTGCAGGCTCGTCAGCGCCGGTGGAGCCGTCACATTGTTGAAGAGGTCGAATTGCTCCTGAACACTGCATCGCTTCATCGACGCCTCCTGGTTCGGCAGTGGTACCAGCGAGGGAAGATAGAACTCCGTCGAGCTCCAGGCGCAGCGTTGCCAGGCCTTCCAGCGAGATACGAGGGGGCGAGTACATGGTCAGGTCAGCCGCCGAGGGCAGCGTCATCCAAAGAGGGATGTGAGTGCGCGTGCCGTCTCGCTGCACGATCATCAAATGGCGGTCCTCACCGACCCTGCCTACGCCGAGAACGTTGACGATCGATCCGAACCGTGGGTCGTAGCGGTAGTGAACCTGCGCCTCGCTCGAAGGCTGTTCATGGGCAATATGTCTCTGCTTCGCCCGGCGCAGGCAAATCGCACTTGTCGTCGGCCATCGGTCTGGCTTTGCTGGAGAAGGGTTGGCGCGTTCTCTTCGCGCGCACATCCGACCTTGTCCAGCGGCTCCAGGTTGCACGGCGCGAACTCGCTCTGGAAGCCGCGCTCACCCGACTCGACCACTTCGATGTGCTCATCCTCGATGACCTGGCCTACGTCATCAAGGATCAGGCGGAGACGTCGGCGCTCTTCGAGCTGATCAGCACGCGCTACGAGCGGCGCTCGACGATCATCACGGCCAACCAGCCCTTCGGAGAATGGGGCAAGGTCTTCCAGGATCCCGCCATGACGCTGGCCGCCGTCGACCGCCTCGTGCATCACTCTACGATCTTCGAGATGAATGTCGAGAGCTACCGCCGACGCACTGCCATCGAGAGAAAACAGATAGGCCCCGGGCGCCCGGCCAACTATGCGACACCGAAGAACGTCGGCGTTCCAAAGCCCAGCGACAACCAACCGCCAGCGTAGAGCAGCCCGCGACAATCAAATGTCGGGCATCATCGCCAAGCCGCGACACGCTTCTCATCCAGATTGTCGCGCGCCTCTCACGCAGATTGACGCGCCACATGGATGCCTGGCTGTTCAACGCCGTCAGCGAGGTGCAGAGCGCCGCCGATGAGTGGTTGAGCGACTACAACGAGTTCCGTCCCCACGAGTCCCTGGGCCACGTCCCGCCAACCGAGTTCAAGCCCAGGCAGTTCAACGCGAAAGTCTCTACTTCTGGATTGCACCCTTGACGGGGAAGCTTACGAGTCGAGTCCGTTTCGGACATGAAGAAGAGCAGGTTCACCGACGAGCAGATCGTCGGGTTCTTAAGGCAGGCCGAGGCGGGCGTAGCCGTCAAGGAGCTGTGCCGGCAGAACGGGTTCAGCGACGCCACCTTCTACCCTTCTACAAGTGGCGCGCCAGGTTCGGCGGCATGCAAGCTGATCTTGCCTCGGTTTCACGTACATCAGAAGTTGGTAGGGTTCTGATGAACGGAGAGACGATATGAGCAAGAAGGAGTCGGTTCCGAACCGGCAGTACACGGAAGAGTTCAAGGTTGAGGCAGTCAGGCTGGCGGACTCGATCGGCGGCAATGCTGCTGCCAAGAGACTGGGCGTACCGCAGTCGACGGTGACGAACTGGGTGCGGAACCGGAAGACTGGGCGGCAGGGATCAGCGCCCGTCGCGGCGGAGTCGGCCTCGGCGGCAAAAAGGCCGGTATCGGAGTTGGAGGCGGAGAACGCCCGGCTTCGCAAGGAGTTGGTCAATGCCAAGCTGGATCTGGAGATCGTAAAAAACCGCCTTCGCGGCCCTCCCGCGGCCCATATGAATAGAAACAGGCAGCCCTACACTCCGAACGCATTTCGGACAGAGGCCGCCTGCTTTTTGGAGGCATCGTCCCCGTCAAAAAACCTGGCCCAGGGGAAGCTGCGGGCCCAGCTGTGGTGGCACTTTGCGTGACCCCGTTTAGGAAAGTGATCTGATCCGAGTCCCCGTCCGGCGTGCGCAATCCGCAGGAGGTGACCATGAATAGACGAGTTGAGAAGCCGGCAGGGCTGCCGATCATTCACGATCGCGCCGCCGGTATCGATGTGGGTGCCAGATTCCATGTTGTTGCCATCGGGCCGGATCTATCTGACGAACCGGTCCAGACCTTTCAGGCCTTCACAGGCGACATCGAGCGCATGGCCGACTGGCTAATTTCCGCAGGCGTCAAGACCGTGGCCATGGAATCCACCGGCGTGTATTGGGTGCCGGTCTATGAAGTGCTTGAGGATCGAGGCATCGAGGTCATCGTCGCGAATGCGCGCGAAGCCCGTACCGTTCCGGGACGCAAGAGCGACATCAACGATGCCCAGTGGTTGCAGCGGCTGCACGCTTGCGGACTGTTGCGACCGAGCTTCCGTCCAGGTCGGGACATCGCCGCATTGCGGACCTATTTGCGTCTCCGAGAGCGGCATCTTGAGTATGGCGCTGCCCACATCCAGCACATGCAGAAGGCACTGACCTTCATGAATCTGCAACTCCAACACGTCGTCAGCAACGTCACAGGGGTAACCGGCCTGAACATCATTCGCGCCATCGTCAACGGAGAACGCGACCCCCAAGTGCTCGCGACCCTGCGTGACGTTCGCTGCAAGGCGAGTTCAGAGACGGTCCGTCAAGCGTTGGTGGGCAACTATCAGCCCGAGCACGTCTTTGCGCTAAGTCAGGCGTTGGCGCTGTACGACTTCTACCAAGCTCGCATACGCGAGTGCGATGTCGAGATCGAACGTGCCCTCGCTGTCCTCAACGCTATCCAAGCAATCCCAGCCACGCCCCTGCCCGAGCCCCGCCACAAGACCAAGCAACCCAACGCCGTCAGCTTCGACACTCGCGTCCCGCTCTACCAACTCACGGGTGTCGACCTGACGCAAATCCACGGCATCGGTCCATATCTCGCACTATCACTGGTCGGCGAGTGCGGCACCGACCTGAGCCGCTGGCCCACCCCCAAGCACTTTACGTCGTGGCTGACCTTGGCACCGGGATGCAAGATCAGCGGGGGCAAGGTGCTGTCTGCGCACACCCGAAAGACAACCAACCGACTGGCCGCGCACTTGCGACTCGCTGCAGTATCGGTCGGCCGAACGAGCACGGCACTCGGCGCGTTCTACCGGCGCCTGGCTGGACGCATCGGCAAGGCCAAGGCAGTAACCGCAACCGCACGCAAGATTGCGGTGCTCTTCTACAACGCCATGAGATTTGGCTTGGCGTACCAAGACCCTGGCGCTGACTATTACGAGAGCCGGTACCGCGAGCGAGTCGTCAAGCAGTTGCATCGGCGCGCGGCGGAATTCGGCTTCACTCTTCAGGAGGCTGCTGCATCGACGGCTGTTTCTTAGGAAAGCGGCGGCGTATTTCGTGAGGGAGTCGCGATGAGATACGCCTGGATCGAAGAGCATCGCGACGCGTTCGGCATCGCCCGCATGTGTGGGCTCCTGGACGTCTCGCGCTCGGGGTACTGCCAGTGGAGAGACCGAGCGCCGAGCGATCGAGCGCGTTCCAATGCGGCGCTCGATGCGGCGGTGACGAAGTTGCATGCGGTGAGTCGACGCAGCTATGGCCGCCCACGGATCGTCCGGAGCCTGCGCCAGCAGGGGCTTCAAGTGGGTCATGAACGGGTGCGCAAGAGCCTTCTACGCCAGGGCTTGCGACCGCTGTATAGGCGCCCGTATCGAGTGACGACCGATTCAAATCACAAGAAGCCGGTGGCCGACAACATCCTGGACCGGCGGTTCGATGGCTGGCCGATCAATCGAGCGTGGGTGGGAGACATCAGTGTGCCGCAGCAAGCGGCGTAGGAGATGAGGGCAGGCCCCTCGCAATCGGCTTGCAGGAGCAGGTTGCAAACCACCGTGAGCGGCTGCAGTCAAAAGCTGCGGTCGTGAGCGTCACGGAAAAAGGCGCCTTGAGGCGTCAGGTATGGATCAATGAAGGCGAACAACAGTGAACTGCCGTTCAAGTGTCGAAACTGCCAAGATGACATCGAAACCGGGGAGTGATGTTGCCCCGCGATCGGCTGGGACGAGACCTGCTTACGGTCCTAGCGGTGTCCGGCATAGAGGCAGCGCCAGCGTGATCCGGGCTCTTACGTTGAACTGCGGGAACCTTCGACGGCGATGCCAAGCGAAAGGCTCAAGCCCCAAAGGCAAGGCCGATAGTAGCGATGCGCCGTCAAGGGGCGGAGCGGCTCGTAGTAGTGATGAAGTCGCTGTAATGGCGGCAGAGCGAAGGAGCTGCGTCATCCAGGTCAGGTCGAACGTCAACCGCGCCAGCGGGAGGAGCGAGCGACCGTGACCAAGCCGTTTGAGATACCCAAGAAGTTGATCTGGGAGGCGTTCAAGTGTGTGAAGGCAAATGGCGGCGCGGCAGGCGTCGACCAGGAGTCGATTGAGAAGTTCGAGAGCGATCTGAAAGGCAACCTGTACAAGGTGTGGAATCGCATGTGCTCTGGCAGCTACTTACCGCCGCCAGTCAAGGCGGTGCCGATCCCGAAGAAGACAGGTGGCGTGCGCATCCTGGGAGTGCCCACGGTGGCCGACAGGGTGGCCCAGACGGCGGTCAAGCTGCTGCTGGAGCCACAGTTGGATCCACTGTTCCACGCGGACTCCTACGGCTATCGACCGGGGCGCTCAGCCCTGGATGCCGTGGCAATCGTCAGGCGGCGCTGCTGGCAGTACGACTGGGTTGTCGAGTTCGACATCAAAGGACTGTTCGACAACATCGACCATTCGCTGCTGCTACGGGCGTTGAAGAAGCACTGTCAAACCCCCTGGGTACTGCTGTACGTCGAGCGTTGGCTGACATCGCCGATGCAATCCGGGGATGGAGCGCTCACGCCGCGCACGCGCGGCACACCGCAAGGCGGCGTCGTCAGCCCGATCCTGGCCAACCTGTTCCTGCACTACGCGTTCGATGTCTGGGTCAGCAAGATGCTGCCTAGCGTGCGGTTCTGCCGCTACGCGGACGACGGCGTCGTGCATTGCAAGAGCCTCGCTCAAGCGGAACTGGTGCTGCGCAGGATGGGTGAGCGGCTGCGGCAATGCGGGCTCGAACTGCATCCGGACAAGACACACATCGTGTATTGCCAGGACATCAATCGACCGGGCGATCATCCGGTCGTGCAGTTCACGTTCCTCGGCTACACCTTCCGACCGCGCAAATCGGTCGACAAGCACGGTCGGGTGTATGTGAACTTCACGCCGGCCGTCAGCCGCGACGCCTTGCGCGCGATGAGGCAGACGATACGAAGCTGGCACCTGCAGCTCAAGTGCGACTGCGAGCTGGCCGACCTGTCGGCGCAGTTCAACGCGGTCCTGCGAGGCTGGCATCGGTACTACAGCCGCTTCTACGGCTCCGCGATGCGCGCCGTCTGGCAGCACATGAACGACTATCTGGTTCGATGGCTGATGCGCAAATACAAATCATTGGCTCGCCACAAGACGCGAGCGCGGGAAGCCCTGGGTCGACTGGGGCATGCCAACAGTGACGCGTTCGTGCATTGGTCCCTTGGCTGTATCCCAAAAGCCGGATGATGGGAGCCGGATGAGTCGAGAGGCTCACGTCCGGTTCTGCGAGGGGCTGGGGGTGCAATTCCCCCGGCCTACTCACCCGTATGTCGCGACCGCCGAAGGCTGGCTGTACCTGGCTGCGGTGATGGACCTCGCAAGCCGTCGCATCGTGGGATGGTCGATGAGCGAACGCATGAAGGCCGGACTCGTCTGCGACGCGTTGAAGTCGGCGTACTGGCGTCGCAAACCCGCGGCCGGGTTGCTCATGCACACCGATCGCGGCAGTCAGTACGCAAGCGACTCTCATCGCAAGATGATCAAGGACTACGAGATGGTCCAGTCGATGAGCCGGCGCGGGAACTGCTGGGACAACTCTGCGATGGAAAGCTTCTTCAAGACGTTGAAGGTCGAGCTCGTCCATCAACAAACCTATGAGACGCGGGCACAGGCGCGCACGGACATCGTGAGCTGGATCGAAGGCTTCTACAACCGCAAGCGCATCCATTCGTCCATCGGCTATGCATCTCACGGGCGAAGTCGGCGGCTGGCAGGCCCGGCCGCTCGAGCCGATGTACCGGCTGTCTTCTTCGACGCCCTGCGGGTCAAGATCTGCGAGGGCGCGGTCGCGCACAACAGGGCGATCTACCTGACGCTCGGCGTCCGGCCCAAATGGCACGCGCGACGTCCGAGGCCTTGTGGATCGGGGGCACCAAGGGGGCCAAGTTCTGGGTGAAGGTTTTTCGAAGACCCGCGGCGTGGCCGACATCCTGATTGCCATCACCGATGGACTCAAGGGCATGGCCGAGGCGCTGCTCACGGTGGTGTCCCGGCCACGACGCTGCAGACTTGCATCGTGCACCTGATCAGGAACGGCCTTGATTGCGCGAGTTGGAAGGACCGAAGGGCACTGGCCGCGGCGATCAAGCCGTCTACACGCCCCGAGTGCCGAGGCGGCGCTCGCAGAACTCGACGCCTTCGCGCAATGCGGCTGGGGAGCCAAGTTTCGTCGTGGCCGATTGGCGTCGTGCTTGGGACAAGGTGATCTCGTCTCGCGTTCCGCCGGCGGTGCGGAAGGTAGCCGCCACAATCGAGGGTTTTCTGGTCAAGTGAATTCCAGAAGCTTGTTAATCGTGTTCTGGAATTGTCGCAAAACGCATCGGCCGTTCTTTTGACAGAACGGTTTCAAGAAGTTTGGCGAGTAACGCGCAGCGTTAGGCGGGCAACGTTGGTTTACAAAACCGCTTTAGCCACGCGAAACGTCGACTAAACCTGTCACTTCTGGACATTGTCCGCACACTGACGGCAAAGGCTTGAGGCAATAGCCTTCGAATTGCGACAGTTCGTAACGCTGACTTTGGCAAGTCCCGCATACAAGTCGTAGCGGGGGTACGCGCGTCCGAGGGCCAAATGCGCCGGACCGCGGTACAGGAGTCGGTGTTCAGAGGTGGCTAGCGGTATGGGCACACCTTGTACCGGTCTGGTACCGCTCAAAGTGATTTGAGGTCGACAACGCGCAGCGCCATCTCGAGCCTTAAGGCTCGGTTGATCGGATCCCTTACTTTTTTGGAATGATGCTCAATGCAACCTCATGTGCCTCCACATCGAAAAGGTCTACTCTTATCTCTAATGTCCACCGCGCTCCTTGCCGCGGCATGCGGGGGCGGCGGAGGCGACGGAGACTTGTCAACTGACGAACTGGTTCTCGAAAATGAGAGTCCAGAGGCAACAGCCTTGCGATACCGCAATCGAAAGTGGACGACGATCGCAATGGAGGGTGACACGTTCAGCGTGGCAGGAACGCAAACCGTTCGATATGGCGCCGATTCTCGATGGGTGCAGAAGTCCGTGACGAACTCCGGCAATTGCACAAATTCATTCTTCGGCAGTGATCCTGCCGTTGGCACCCAAAAGTCGTGCGTAATTCAGAGCGGTAGCACGGCTCCGGCTCCGGCTCCGGCTCCGGCTCCGGCTCCGGCTCCGGCTCCGGCTCC